>QFCE01001235.1_pt1:0-25000 | contig 427271 bp, 364 predicted proteins | sample 5346091 | NCBI WGS metagenome assembly QFCE01 (sample SAMN09062252, study PRJNA434731) | Human gut metagenome, whole genome shotgun sequencing project. | isolation source: stool timepoint A chromium assembly | host: Homo sapiens | collected 2015 | reverse complement strand
TAATCGCAAGTACATCATAAAGTCCCTGATGATTTGGATAGAACATGAATCCATTATCATCCGGGATGTTCTCCTGTCCATATACTTTAATATTAATATTTCCCGAAGTATTGGCACGATGATCTATGTATCTTAATAATTCATAGTGTTCTTCCTCTGTATACTTTTCAACATGTCTTGCATGATAACATAATTTGTACCAATAAACCGGCACAAACAAAATATTTCTTATAACCATCAGAAGAATTCTTCTCATATCTTTTTGTACTCCCTGATTGCTGTCTCATACAGATTGTTACCTTCGCTGTCAATTACTACGATAACCGGAAGATTCTCTACCTGAAGTTTACGGATAGCTTCCGTTCCAAGATCTTCATATGCAACAACCTCTGATGATTTTATACATTTGGACAATAAGGCACCAGCTCCTCCGATTGCCGCAAGATATACACACCCATTGCGCACAACAGCATCGATTACCGCCTGACTTCTTTTTCCTTTTCCGATCATTGCTGTCTGTCCAAGATCAAGAAGACGTGGTGCATATTTGTCCATACGGCTGGCGGTTGTCGGTCCGGCAGATCCTATTGGACGCCCCCCTCTTGCAGGAGATGGTCCCATATAATAAATTGCCTGATTTTTGATATCAATTGGTAATTCTTCGCCTCTGTCCAATGCTTCGTCCATCCGCTTATGTGCTGCATCTCTGGCAGTATAAATAGTTCCGGTGACATATACATAATCTCCTGCGTGAAGAGATTTTGCTGTTTCTTTTGTAATAGGTGCTGTGATATGCTTTTCCATAGTATTTACACCTCCCTGATAATATGGCGATTTACATGACAACAGATATTGACCGCTACAGGAAGTCCTGCAATATGCGTCGGGTAAGTATTCACATTAACTGCTAATGCGGTTGTCGTTCCGCCAAGTCCGCCCGGGCCGATTCCAAGTTTATTAACTGTATCCAGCATTTCTTCCTCCAGATCTTTAACCCATGGGATCTCAGAGTGTGATCCTGCCTCTCTTGTAAGTGCTTCTTTTGCCATCAGTGCACATTTTTCAAATGTTCCACCTATACCGACTCCGACTACCATTGGCGGACAGGCATTTGGTCCTGCATCCCTGACTGCTGTAAGGATTGCATTCTTTACACCTTCAATTCCGTCTGCCGGTTTCAGCATAAATACACGGCTCATATTTTCACTTCCGAATCCTTTCGGAGCAACTTTTATCTCTACTTTATCTCCCGGAACAATACTGTAATGTATGACTGCCGGTGTGTTATCTTTTGTATTTTCGCGAATGATCGGATCTCCTACAACTGATTTTCTAAGGAAACCTTCCACATATCCCTGGCGTACACCTTCGTTCACGGCATCTTCCAGGCTGCCTCCTTCAAAATGTACATCCTGACCAACTTTCAGAAATACGACTGCCATACCTGTATCCTGACAGATTGGAATCATATCTTCGGCTGCAATCTTTAAATTATCCTGCAGCTGATCTAAAATCTGGCGTCCAAGAGGAGACTGTTCTGTATCCAACGCATGCTTCATCGCCTGATCCATATCCTCTGCCAGAAAATGATTTGCTTTTATGCACATATCTTTTATATTCTGTGTGATCGTATTTACATTAATTATTCTCATCTATATCCTCCGTCCCAAATAAAAAATGCCCTGTCTCATATTCATTTTACCCTCTCCCCATATGATATACAAGTTCTTTTCGCTGTGCTATAATGAATTTAATACATTTTTAGGAGGGGTTGAAATGACAACAAATGTAGATTTAGAGAAACTTCAAAAAGATGCTGTGGATATCTTCAATCAGGGCTTCGCCTGTTCAGAATCCGTAATTTATGCGATCAAGAAGAATTTTGAACTGGATATGTCGGATGATGCGATTGCTATGAGTTCCGGATTTCCATGGGGGCTTGGCGGAGGCGGATGTATCTGTGGTGCACTCGCCGGAGCAACGATGTGTATCGGATATTTCTTCGGACGTAAGACACCTGGTGATCCTAAGATTAACCGCTGTTTCAAGCTTTCGAACGAAATCCACGATTTCTTCAAGGAATACTGTGGTGCAACATGCTGCCGTGTTCTGACAAAAGGCAAAGAGAAGAATTCTCCGGAACGTAAAGCACAGTGTACAGACTTTGTAGCTGCTACTGTGAAGAAGACTGCGGAGATCATTCTTCGTGAACTTGCTGCAGATGAGGCGGAAAAATAAAAATATTTTTTCAAAAAACGAGGCGGAAATTTTTTAATCTTCCGCCTCGTTTTATATCTTTATTCTTCTGTCTCTACGTTCTCTGCATCTTCTGTACTTTCTTCCGGCTCTACCAGATCATCTTCTGATTCATCGCCTCTACGTACTTTTGCGATACAAGCTACTTTATCGCCTTCCGGCAGGTTGATAAGCTTCACTCCGGATGTCACTCTTCCGAGTTCTGAGATTCCGTCACACTTCATACGGATGATGATTCCCTCCGTGTTGATGATCATGATCTCATTGTCCTCATCTACTGCTTTCACACCTACAACGTTACCGGTCTTCTCTGTGATCTTATAACACTTCACGCCTTTACCGCCACGGTTCTGGGCTGTAAATTCATCGATGGAAGTACGTTTACCCATACCATATTCGGACACGATCAGCAGTTCTGTTCCCTGTGAGTCGATCTGCATTCCGATCACTTCGTCGCGGTCTACCAGATTCATACCACGGACACCCATGGATGTTCTTCCGGTCGGACGTACATCACTTTCGTTAAAACGGATACACTGTCCATACTTTGTAACCATGAACACATCATGATCGCTGTCTGTGTATTTTACCTCGATCAGCTCATCTTCCTCACGCAGAGTAATTGCTGCAAGTCCTGTCTTTCTGACATTTGCATATTCTTTAATCGGAGTCTTCTTGATGAGACCTTTCTTGGTTGCCATCAGCAGATACTCATCATCGTTATATTTCTCAATCGGAATGACCGCACTGATCTTCTCGCCCGGCATTAACTGCAGCAGGTTCACGATCGCAGTTCCTCTGGATGTTCTGCTTGCTTCCGGAATCTCGTATGCTTTCATACGGTATACACGTCCGGTGTTCGTAAAGAACATCAGGTAATGATGTGTATTGGTCATGAAGAGCTCTTCTACGTAATCCTCATCCAGCTTCTGCATTCCCTTGATTCCCTTACCGCCACGGTTCTGGGCCTTGAATGTATCATGAGACATTCGCTTGATATATCCAAGCTTAGTCATCGTAATGACCACATCTTCTCTCGGGATCAGATCTTCCATGGAAATATCAAATTCATCAAATCCGATGGATGTTCTTCTCTCATCACCGTATTTATCACGGATCACAAGAATCTCTTCTTTGATCACGCCAAGTAATAACTTTCTGTCAGCAAGGATCGCACGTAAATGTTCGATCTGCTCCATCAGTGCTTTATATTCTGCCTCGAGTTTCTCTCTTTCCAGACCTGTCAGAGCACGCAGTCTCATGTCTACGATTGCCTGTGACTGTACGTCTGTCAGTCCGAAACGCTCCATCAATTCTGATTTTGCGATCTGGACCGTCTGGGAACCTCTGATGATCTTGATCACTTCATCGATGTTATCTAATGCGATCAGTAATCCCTTTAAAATATGTGCACGCTCTTCGGCTTTATTTAACTCATACTGTGTACGGCGTGTCACTACTTCTTCCTGATGTTTCAGGTAGTAGTTCAGCATCTCCATCAGGTTCATGACCTTCGGCTCATTGCCGACCAGAGCCAGCATGATCACACCGAATGTGTCCTGAAGCTGTGTATGTTTGTATAACTGGTTCAGAATAACATTGGCATTGGCATCTCTTCGAAGCTCAATGACTACACGCATTCCTTCACGGCTTGACTGGTCACTTAAATCTGTGATTCCGTCAATCTTCTTATCACGTACCAGCTCTGCAATCTTCTCGATCAGTCTTGCTTTGTTAACCATGTAAGGCAGCTCACTTACGATGATACGGCTCTTGCCATTCGGCATCGTCTCGATATCTGTGACCGCACGCACACGGATCTTGCCGCGTCCGGTTCTGTATGCCTCTTCAATTCCTCTTGTTCCGAGAATCATACCACCTGTCGGGAAGTCTGGTCCTTTGATGATCTTTAAGATCTCTTCGATCGTTGTCTCTTCTTTATCCTCGATCTGGTCATCAATGATCTGTACGACTGCATTGATCACTTCACGCAGGTTGTGCGGCGGGATATTCGTCGCCATACCTACAGCGATACCGGAAGTACCGTTGACCAGAAGGTTCGGAAATCTTGACGGCAGAACGGTAGGTTCTTTCTCCGTCTCGTCAAAGTTCGGAATGAAATCAACGGTATTTTTATTAATATCCGCTGTTAATTCCATGGAAATCTTACTCAGTCTTGCCTCTGTGTATCGCATGGCGGCAGCACCGTCACCGTCCACAGAACCAAAGTTACCATGTCCGTCTACCAGCGGGTATCTGGTAGACCATTCCTGTGCCATATTAACCAATGCACCATAGATAGAGCTGTCACCGTGCGGGTGATATTTACCCATCGTATCACCGACGATACGCGCACACTTTCTGTGCGGCTTGTCAGGACCGTTGTTCAGCTCGATCATAGAGTACATGATTCTTCTCTGTACCGGTTTCAAACCATCTCTTACATCCGGCAGGGCACGGGACGCAATAACACTCATCGCGTAGTCGATATAAGAGGTTTCCATTGTCTGTTTCAGATCCACTTCGTGGACTTTGTCAAATATATTGTCTTCCATCAATCTCTCAGAGATTTAATTATCCCTGTTCCTCCTTTCTTCTACACGCTTATATTATACATCCAGATTCTTAACATATTTTGCATTCTCAACGATGAACTCACGTCTTGGCTCTACTTTGTCACCCATCAGTGTCGTAAATGTCAGGTCCAGTTCGCTCGTTGTCTCATCATCCATCGTTACACGTAACAGGATACGGTGTTCCGGATCCATGGTTGTCTCCCAGAGCTGTTCTGCATCCATCTCTCCAAGACCTTTGTAACGCTGGATCTTATTATTACCGTCACGGCCGACTTCATTGATGATATTACTCAGTTCTTCGTCACTGTATGCATACCATACCTTCTTGTTCTTCTCAAGCTTATAAAGCGGCGGCTGTGCCAGATATACATAACCCTGCTTGATAAGCTCCGGCATGAACCGGTAAATGAACGTCAGAAGCAGTGTACTGATATGTGCACCGTCCACGTCGGCATCGGTCATGATGATGATCTTGTGATAACGCAGTTTGGAAATATCGAAATCTTCATGGATTCCTGTACCAAATGCAGTGATCATCGCCTTGATCTCGGCATTGCCGTAGATCTTATCCAGTCTTGCCTTCTCTACGTTCAGGATCTTACCACGCAGTGGAAGGATTGCCTGCGTCGCACGGTCACGTGCTGTCTTCGCAGAACCGCCGGCAGAATCTCCCTCTACGATGTAGATCTCGCAGTTCTCCGGATTCTTATCCGAACAGTCTGCAAGCTTTCCAGGAAGTGCCATATTATCCAGTGCTGATTTTCTACGTGTCAGGTCTCTTGCCTTTCTTGCAGCCTCTCTCGCGCGCTGGGACATCACAGATTTCTCTACGATGATCTTACCAACGGCCGGATTCTGCTCAAGGAAGATCTCAAGCTGCTTGCTGACTACATTGTCAACCGCACCTCTTGCCTCGCTGTTACCAAGTTTCTGCTTGGTCTGGCCTTCAAACTGTGGATCCTCGATCTTGACGCTGATGATCGCGGTCAGGCCCTCACGGATATCTTCACCGCTTAAGTTCGGCTCATTGTCACGCAGAAGCTTGTTCTTTCTTGCATAATCATTAAATGTCTTTGTGATCGCATTACGGAATCCGACAACGTGTGTTCCACCTTCCGGAGTCGTAATGTTATTGACAAATCCATACGTATTGTCACTGTAAGAATCGTTGTGCTGCATAGCCACTTCGACAGACACATTATTTACCATACCTTCACAGTAAATGATCTGCTCATAAAGCGGTGTCGCACTGCGGTTCAGGTAAGTAACGAATTCTTTGATTCCGCCTTCGTAGTGGAATGTTCTTTCTTTCGGCTCTTCCTCACGGTCGTCCTTCAATACGATTTTCAGTCCTTTTGTCAGGAATGCCATCTCGCGAAATCTCTGTTTCAGAACATTAAAATCAAAGATCGTTGTCTCAAAAATGGTATCATCCGGCAGGAATGTTACTTTTGTACCGGTCTTTTCTTCTTCACAGTCACCGATCACGGTCAGTTTCTCCATAACTTTTCCGCGCTCGTAACGCTGCTGGTATACTTTACCCTCGTGGTAGATCTCAACTTCCAGCCAGTTGGAAAGCGCATTTACAACAGACGCTCCAACACCGTGAAGTCCACCGGATACCTTGTATCCTCCACCACCAAATTTACCTCCTGCATGCAGCACGGTAAATACAACTTCTACCGCAGGAAGTCCTGCTTTGTGGTTGATACCAACCGGAATTCCACGTCCATTATCGATAACGGTCACCGAATTGTCTTTATTGATTGTTACATAAATCGTATCACAGAAGCCCGCCAAAGCTTCGTCTACGGCATTATCGACAATCTCGTATACAAGATGATGCAAGCCTCTGGCTGATGTACTTCCAATGTACATACCAGGACGTTTGCGGACTGCCTCAAGACCTTCCAATATCTGAATTTCATCTGCGCCGTATTCATGCTGTACTTTTTCTGTACCCATTCTCAGTCCTCCTAGTTTTCTTTCGTTACCTGCCCGTTCTGGACATGGAACACTTTGTTTATTGAAAAGCGGTGATTTACAAAATCCTCAACACCCGTACAGGTAATCAAAGTCTGTATATCATGTATGCTGTCTAACAAATAGTTTTGCCTGTGTTTATCAAGTTCAGACAATACATCGTCAAGTAAAAGTATCGGGGTGTCATGTGTTGCCAGTTTGACCAGCTCGATCTCCGACAGTTTCAAAGACAGGGCAGCCGTTCTCTGCTGTCCCTGGGAACCATATTTGCGGATGTCCATATCACCGATCAGAAAGCCGATGTCGTCCCTGTGCGGCCCCACCGTTGTACTCTTCATCCGCAGATCTCTCTCCCGGTACCGGTTCAGTGCCTGTTCAAATGGCAGATCTCCCGTACTTGGCTCGTATATGATCTTCAGGCTTTCTTTACCGCCGGTCAGTCTCTGGTGAATCTTTGCAATGATCCCATTGATCTGTTCGACAAATTCTTTTCTTCTGGCAATCAGCCTTTCCCCATATTGTACCATCTGCAGCTCCCATATTTCCAGTGTATCCGAAAGATCTTTCTTTCCGCCGAAACTTAGCTCTTTCAGCAGATGGTTTCGCTGATTCACGATCCGGTTGTAATTCGACAGATTATTCAGGTACACCTTATCAAGCTGCGAAAGCTCCAGATCTATGAATCTTCTTCTCTCTGCCGGCCCGTTCTTGATAATGTTCAGATCTTCCGGCGAGAAAAATACAAGATTCACAATTCCGAAAAGTTCGCTTGCTTTCCGGATCGGCATCTTATTGATGGCAATCCCTTTCGGACTGTTCTTCTTCAGGTGCATATCGATCTGATAACTGATTCCGTTCTTTTCCACCACGGTTTCGATGTGTGATTCATCCTCGCCAAAACGGATCATATCCCTGTCCTTCGACCCGCGGTGGGACTTGGTCGTTCCGGACAGATACACAGCCTCCAGAATATTCGTCTTCCCCTGGGCATTGTTCCCGTAAAAAATATTCGTAGAACCATCAAACTCCACATTCAGAAGATCATAATTTCTAAAATTCTTTAATTTCAGGGAATTAACCTTCAATTCTGATCTCTTCTCCGTCAAATAATACAACATCTCCGCCGTATAACTTACGTCCGCGGCGTGTTTCTGTCTCGCCATTTACCATGACAAGACCTTCCTGGATCACTTCTTTGGCTTCTACTCCGGATTCCACCATTCCTGTAGCTTTCAAAGCCTGTCCAAGCTTGATATATTCATCTCGTAATCTAATTGTCTCCATATGTCTCGCATTCCTCTCCCGGGATTCTCCCATATCTTATAAGCATAACTTATAAATAAATTTTATCAGATCAGCCAGGCTATATCCGATCCATCTATCAAAAAGCGTTCTGTTATATGCATTTTGTTGTATTTTTATGCGCATTTTTCTGTTTTTCAGTTGCTTTTTATTATACTTATTGCTAAATCTTTTTGCAAGTATTCCTGCGTTTTTTGTTTTATCTTTTAATCTTCTTCCAGATATTCCATTCCCGTTTATGCTGCAGCATTAAAGTTAACAGGAAGGATCAGGTAGATATAGCTTTCTTCATCATCTTTGATGAAGCAAGGTGCTTTCGCATTCATCAGATAAATTGTTACTTCTTCGTCGTCGATAACACGAAGTGCATCAATCAGGAACTTCGGATTGAATCCGATCAGCAGATCTTTTCCCTCTTTTGTGATCATAATCTCTTCATTCATGGATCCGATCTGGGATTTGATCTTTAATTCCATAAGTTCGTCACCGATATTGATGATGATTGGTTTCTTGTCTCCTTCTTTTACCAGAAGTGTTGCTCGGTCGATACAGTTGAGCAGCTCTTTTTTATTAATTCTGACTTTTGTCTCATAATCATTTGACAACATCTGATCGATTCTGAAATATTCACCTTCGATCAGACGTGATACAACGATCGTGTTATCAAATTCGAACACAATATGATTCTTTGTATATGAAATCGATACCACATTTTCAGCCTCACCCGAAAGGATCTTACTGATCTCGATCAGTGTCTTTCCAGGTACAACAAGCTTTCTGTCAGCTACGCTTTTTTTCAATGGCACTTTTCGAATGGAAATTCTGTGTCCGTCCAGCGAAACAACTTTCAGAATATTATCACTGATGTCGAACAATTCTCCAGTCATAAGTTTATTACTTTCACTGTCAGAAATAGAGAAAATTGTCTGACGGATGACTTCTTTCAATGTGAATTGAGAGACTTCTATAGAATCTTCTTTCTCAATAATTGGTAAGTAAGCAAATTCATCGCCAGGTTTACCGGCAATATCAAATTTTGCTTTTTCACATGTGATGACTGTCTGAAGATTATCTAAAGTTTCGATCGTTACTTCATTATCCGGAAGTTTTCTAACGATCTCTGAAAAAATCTTTGCATCGATAGCGATCATTCCGCGATCAATAATGTCTCCGGAAATTTCTGTCTGGATACCAAGTTCCATATCATTCGCTGTTAATTTGATGATATCTGTTGTTGCATCAATAAGAATACATTCAAGGATTGGCATTGTTGTTTTAGAAGGAACTGCTTTGGAAACAATACTGACACCTTTGACCAGATTGGATTTACTGCAGGTAATTTTCATATGTGTATAACTCCTTTCGCACGTGTGTGATAGATAAATAAATAAAATAGTTTCCGCCTCAGCCGTATTAGGGGATGTGGAAAAGAGGAAAAGTGCCTCTAGCCCAGTGTTTGCAAGGAATTTTGGCTTTGAAAACTTTGTGGAATTCGACTGGATTTTATGTGGAACGACTGTTGAAAACTTTTTCGTTTCTAAAGACAGGTGTAAAATCCCTGGGGTTTTCCCAAGGCTGTCCCATAGTTATCCACATGTCAGACGCAGATTTTCCACATAGTTATTCACAGGCCAAAATGGCAAAATAAGGCTAAGCCGGATTGATTTTCTTCTTTATAATATTAATAGTGTTAGAAAGAGTCTCGTCCGCCTTTAATTCGTTCTCGATTTTCTCAATCCCATGCTTGATGGTAGAGTGATCCTTGCCCCCAAGAATGACACCGACTGCTTTTAATGAAGTTTCTGTCATATTTCGGATCAGATACATGGCAATCTGGCGCGGAAATACGATCTCGGCGTTACGTTTATTCCCTTTCAGATCAGAAATAGATACACCAAAATGTTCGGAAACGATGTCCAAAATCAGTTCCGGTGTAACTTCTCTGCGATTATCCGAAGAAATGATATCTTTTAAGGCCTCTGCTGCAAGGGCAATATCGATAGAACCGGTGTTGTTCAGTTTATAAAGAGCAATCAGTTTATTAAGAGACCCTTCAAGTTCTCGGATATTTGTCTTGACGTTCGTTGCGATATATTCGAGTACATCATTCGGAATATTGTATTTTTCCAGATGATCCAGCTCGATCTTCTTCTGTAAAATCGCCATACGGGTTTCATAATTAGGTGATGAAATATCAGCAATCAGACCCCACTCAAAGCGCGTACGAAGTCTGGCCTCCAAAGTTTCAATATCTTTCGGCGGCTTATCAGACGATATGATGATCTGCTTTCCGGATGTATGCAGATGGTTAAATGTGTGGAAGAATTCTTCCTGTGTACTTTCTTTTCCGATAATGAATTGGATATCATCGATCAAAAGTACGTCATTATTACGGTATTTATCGCGGAATTTCGACATTGCGGACTCGTTTCCGGCGGTTTTTCCGTTTTTGAGAGCTTCGATCAGCTCATTGGTAAATGTCTCGCTGGTTACATAGAGGACTTTTTTCTTTGGATTCTTGTCCAGAATAAAATGTGCAATTGAGTGCATCAAATGAGTCTTTCCAAGTCCAACACCTCCATATAAGAAGAGGGGATTGTATACTTCTCCCGGAGATTCGGCTACAGCAAGGGAAGCTGCATGGGCGAAATTATTGTTACCGCCGACAACGAAAGTATCAAAAGTATACTTCGGATTAAGCCCGGCTTTTTCCGCAGCACTTTTGCTTTTTTTCTTCTGATTTGCTTCAATGGCCATATTCTGAATCTCGTTCAGTCTGTCATCATCCTCGGAAATGAAGACAACTTCATATTCAGTTCCAGTAATCTCCGCAATACATACTTTTAATGGAAGCTGATATTTTTTTTCAATATATTCTACACTCGCATTCATATTTACTAATATAAATACGGTATTGTCTACGACATCGTAAACTTTCAATGGTTGGATCCACGTATTGAACGATACATTGGACAACTCATGTTCGACCCTGAGATGTTCGATAATTTCAGGCCATTTTTCCTTTACTGTATTCATCATATTTACTCCTAATCTGTCTGATTCGCGGATTTTCACCTATAAACCCACTCTTCTACATTGTACATCAAAAAGTTGCTTTAGGCAATCTTTTATCGCTATGCTTTGGCAACTGGCAGTTTCTCTTGATGTAGATTTGAAATATGTGGAAAACTCAATCCCAATTATCAACACTTGTAAAATGCGCATGAAATGGGGAAAAAATCTAAAAAAATATATGATTTCCACACGTTATCCACAAAAATCCACAAAGTTTTCCACAAAATGTGGATAAATATATTTTTAAAATTTGAGGAATAGCTTGACGTAGAGCGGTTTTTTTTATATAATCAAGGCTGATGTCTTATGAAAATTAGGGGGCAAGCCCCTTGGAATAAAATAAGGAGGTGGATATCCATGAAGATGACATTCCAGCCAAAGAAGAGACAGAGAGCTAAAGTACATGGCTTCAGATCTAGAATGAGCACAGCAGGTGGAAGAAAAGTACTTGCTGCAAGAAGAGCAAAAGGAAGAAAGAAATTATCAGCGTAGGCCGCATATATGTGGCCTTTTCTTCTACTCAGAAAAATTAGGAGAATAAGACAATGAAGTATTCCGAATCACTGAAAAAGAACAAAGATTTCCAATATATATATAGAAAAGGGAAATCTTACGCCAACAAATATCTGGTCATGTATGTACTGGAAAATGGGACAAGTCAGAATCGATTAGGAATATCTGTAAGCAAAAAAGTAGGAAACAGTATAGTACGGCACAGATTAACAAGATTAATCCGAGAAAGCTATAGACTGCAAGAAGAACGATTCAGATGTGGATTAGATATAATTGTTATAGCAAGAATAGGCGCCAAAGGAAAAGATTATAAAGATATTGTCGGCGCAATGCTCCATCTGGGTCATCTTCATAAGATTATAGATGAGGGGTAACGTATTATGAAGAAGATTCTGCTCACTGGTATCAGATTTTATCAGAGATATCTGTCTCCGATAAAGGGCGGTTCCACCTGTAAATTTTATCCGACCTGTTCTCAGTATGCGAAAGAGGCAATTGAGAAATACGGTGCATTAAAAGGAGGACGACTGGCGGTGTGGAGAATTCTGCGTTGTAATCCGTTTACCAGAGGAGGTTACGACCCTGTTCCTTAAAAAGATTACAACTACATATGGAGGAAAAAATTATGGTACCAAGTTTACTGACTGCCGCTAACTGGCCGATTGTCGGACAGCTTTGCTGGATTCTGGGTAAGGTAATGAACTTTATCTATAATTTCCTGGACAAATGTCTGCCAAGCGATAGCGGGCTGGTAGGTCTGTCGATTATTCTGTATACGATTTTTGTGTATACATTATTACTTCCACTTACGATTAAGCAGCAGAGAACATCCAAGATGTCTTCTGTTATGAATCCGGAGATTCAGGCTATACAGAAGAAGTATAAAAATAAGAAAGACCAGGCGTCCATGATGAAACAGCAGGAAGAGATTCAGCAGGTGTACGATAAATATGGTACATCGATGTCAGCAGGATGCCTTCCGTTACTGATTCAGATGCCGCTGTTATTTGCTTTGTACCCGGTTATCTATAATATCCAGAAATATGTTCCGGAGATCAAGACAGCTCCAAAGGCTGTAAATGTATTCCTGACACTTCCGGATCTGACTATCTCACCTATGCAGATGATCAAGAACAGCGGAAGCTATGGTTTCCCGGCAATCGTGATCATTATTACTGCGATTTTACTTCCGGTATTATCAGGTCTGACACAGTATGGAAGTATCAAGCTTTCACAGGCTATTTCAGGCCAGCAGCTGGACAAAGATAACCCGATGGCATCTACAATGAACACGATGAATATCACAATGCCACTGTTTTCGGTATTTATGGTATTCTCACTTCCGACAGGTATCGGTCTGTACTGGATCGTCAGTGCGGTAGTACGTTGTGTTCAGCAGGTATTTATCAATAAGCACTTAAGCAAGATTTCTGTAGAAGAGATTCTGGAGCAGAATAAGGAAAAGGCTGAGGAAAAACGTGTAAAACGTGGCGAGAAGAATGAACGTATCGCAGCAATGGCTCAGATGAATACCAAGAATATGAACAATCAGAACCAGAAGAAGAGACAGAGTACATCGAACCTGAGTGAAAAAGAAAGAGAAGCCAAGGTAGAAAACGCACACAAGAAAGCTGAAAATGCGAAGAAAGGAAGTCTCGCATCAAAAGCAAACATGGTGAAGAAATTTAACGAAAATGATTAGGGGGCGCTGTCATGGAGGATTACATTACTGTATCGGCAAAGACATTGGACGATGCGATCACCGAAGCGTTAGTTCAGTTAGGTGTAACAAGTGATCGCTTAGATTATATTGTTGTTGAAAAAGGAAGCGAAGGTTTCCTTGGAATCGGAAGAAAGCAGGCAGTAATCAAAGCCCGCAGAAAACGAGAAGAAAAACCGGTTGAAGAGACAGTGGAAGAAAGTAAAGTTGAAACACCGGTAAAAGAAGAAGTAAAACCAGAGAAGAAGACAGAGAAGAAGCCGGCAAAAGAGCATTCTCATACAAAGAAAAATGTAAGAGAAGAAAAACCGGAAGTAAAATCTGAGCCAAAGAAAGAAGTAGAACTTGCAAAAGTTGAACCACAGACGATCGAGACATGTGAAAAGTTCATTTACGATGTGATGAATGCAATGGACATGGATGATGTAAAAGTTACATCTGTTGTAGATGAAGAAGGAGCACTTTCCATCAATATGGAAGGAAGTAACATGGGTATCCTGATCGGAAAACGCGGACAGACACTTGATTCTCTGCAGTATCTTACAAATCGTGTTGCCAACAAGATGCAGGATGGCTATGTAAGAGTGAAACTCGATACAGAGGATTACAGAAGAAGAAGAAAAGAAACACTGGAAAATCTTGCAAAGAACATTGCAAGCAAAGTAAAGAGAACAAGAAAGACAGTTTCTCTTGAGCCAATGAATCCATACGAGAGAAGAATCATTCACTCTGCGCTGCAGTCTGACCCGGCAGTATCCACACACAGTGAAGGTGAAGAGCCGTACAGAAGAGTTGTGGTAACACTGGTAAGAAACAGAAATAATCGATAATTAAGAGACAGGGGTCTTTAAGCGGCCCCTGTCTTTTTTTCACTCAAATGTATATTGGAGGAAATTATGGAACAATTATATAACTCCACGATTGCCGCAATATCTACGGCAATGAGTAATTCGGGAATAGGAATTGTACGAATGAGCGGACCGGAAGCATTTCAGATCGCAGACCGGGTATATAAGGGGAAAAAAGAGAAAAAACTATGTGATCAGAAGTCACATACCATTCATTATGGATATATTGTTGATGGAGAACAGGTAATTGACGAGGTCCTGGTCATGCTGATGCGCGGGCCGCACAGCTATACCGGTGAAGACACGGTAGAGATCAACTGTCACGGCGGTGTCTATGTGGTAAAACGAATTCTCGAAGTCCTGATCAAAAACGGTGCACGCCCGGCAGAGCCGGGAGAGTACACTAAGCGTGCATTCCTGAACGGAAGACTGGATCTTTCGCAGGCAGAAGCAGTTGGTGATCTGATCGCATCGCAGAACGAATATGCATTGCAGAGTTCGGTAAGCCAGTTAAAAGGAAATATCAAAGATAAGATCAGCGAAATGCGCGAAAAGATCCTGTATCATACTGCATTTATCGAGACTGCACTGGACGATCCGGAGCATATCAGTGTTGACGGCTATGGAGAAACACTGAAAAAAGTCGTCGATGAGATCATGGAAGCAATGAAAAGATTGCTAGATAGCTGTGATGATGGTAGGATTATAAAAGAGGGCGTACGCACAGTCATCCTCGGGAAACCGAATGCGGGAAAATCCTCTCTGTTAAATGTACTTCTCGGAGAAGACCGGGCAATCGTTACTGATATTGCCGGTACGACAAGAGATGTACTGGAAGAACACCTGAATCTGAAGGGCATTTCCTTAAATATTATGGATACTGCCGGTATCCGTGATACGGAAGATGTGGTGGAGAAGATCGGTGTTGATCGTGCGAAAGAATATGCGGACAAGGCAGACCTGATCCTGTATGTGATCGATGCATCCAGACCACTGGATGAAAATGATGCAGAGATCCTGCATCTGATCAAAGGCAAACGTGCGATCATCCTGTTAAATAAATCCGATCTGGATATGCAGGTGACAAAAGAACAGGAAGAACTGCCGGAAGAATTTCCGGTGATCGAGATCTCTGCAAAGAATGTACAGGGAATCGAAGAGCTGGAAGATACGTTAAAGGAGATGTTCTTCCAGGGAGAACTGACATTTAATGATGAAATCTATATTACAAATGTGAGACAGAAAACAGCGCTTCAGGATGCATATGCTGCACTGGAACGTGTGAATGACAGCATTGCCGCGGATATGCCGGAGGATTTCTATTCGATCGACCTTATGGATGCGTATGAAGCTCTCGGTAATATCACCGGCGAAACGATAGGAGAAGATTTGGTTAATGAGATATTCAGCAAATTCTGTATGGGAAAATAAAGATAAATATGATGTCGTAGTCATCGGTGCCGGCCACGCAGGTTGTGAGGCAGCACTGGCGACGGCGAGACTGGGCTTTCAGACACTGGTATTTACCGTAAGTGTGGACAGCATTGCGATGATGCCGTGTAATCCGAATATCGGCGGAAGCTCGAAAGGACATCTGGTAAGAGAGCTGGATGCCCTTGGCGGAGAGATGGGAAAGGTCATCGACCGTACATTTATCCAGTCAAAAATGTTAAATAAATCCAAGGGTCCTGCGGTACATTCGCTCCGTGCACAGGCAGACAAAGCAGTGTACAGCAGAACGATGCGCCGCGTACTGGAGGCTCAGGAGAACCTGGAGATCAAACAGGGAGAGGTTGCCAATCTCCTTGTGGAAGATGGAAAGATCACGGGAGTGCAGACATTTTCCGGTGCAACATATCACTGTAAGGCGGTTATCATCTGTAGCGGAACTTACCTGAAAGCACGATGCATTTATGGTGATGTGAGTCAGTATACAGGCCCGAACGGACTGCAGGCGGCCAATCATCTGACTGACTGTCTGAAAGAACTGGGCATTAAAATGTACCGTTTTAAGACAGGAACACCTGCCAGAGTAGACCGGAAAACAGTTGATTTCAGCAAGATGGAAGAACAGTTCGGAGATGAAAGAGTGGTACCATTTTCATTTACCACGAATCCGGACGATGTGCAGATCGACCAGGCATCCTGCTGGCTGACTTATACAAATGAGACGACACATGAGATCATCCGTGCCAATTTGGACAGATCGCCGCTATATTCCGGCATGATCGAGGGTACGGGACCGAGATATTGTCCGTCTATCGAAGATAAAGTGGTAAAATTTGCGGACAAAAAACGTCATCAGGTATTCCTGGAACCGGAAGGGCTGGAGACAGATGAGATGTACATCGGCGGAATGTCAAGTTCGCTGCCTGAAGATGTACAGTATGCAATGTACCGCAGTGTTCCGGGACTGGAGCATGTGAAGATCGTGCGGAATGCGTATGCGATCGAGTATGACTGTATCGATGCGAGACAGTTAAAACCATCACTGGAATTCCGCAATATCAGCGGCTTATTCAGTGCCGGTCAGTTCAACGGAAGCTCGGGCTATGAAGAAGCTGCCGCACAGGGCCTTATAGCGGGCATAAATGCCGCCAGAAAGCTGCAGGGCAAGGAATCCTTAGTGTTAGACCGCTCAGAGGCTTATATCGGCGTTCTGATCGATGATCTGGTTACAAAGGAAAGCCATGAACCGTACCGAATGATGACTTCGAGAGCAGAGTACCGTCTGCTCCTTAGACAGGATAATGCGGACCAGCGTCTGACAGAAAAAGGCTATGAAGTCGGTTTGATCTCACAGGAGCGTTATGATCGTCTGAAAGAGAAAGAAAGACTGATCGAGTCTGAGATCGAGAGATTAAAGAATGCCTATGTCGGAACCAGTGAAAAGGTACAGGAACTTCTGGAATCTTATGAAAGTACACCTTTGAATTCAGGAAGCAGTCTGGCAGAACTGATAAGGAGACCGGAATTATCTTACGAAGCTGTTACGGCTATTGATGTGACGAGACCGGAACTTCCGAAAGATCTGGCAGCAGAAGTGATCGAGCAGGTGGATATTTCTCTGAAATATGACGGTTATATCCAACGTCAGAAACGCCAGGTAGAGCAGTTCAAGAAGATGGAGAATAAGAAAATTTCGGAAGATATGGACTATGATGCAGTGAACAGCCTTCGTATTGAGGCAGTTCAGAAGCTGAAAGAGTACAGACCGGTGTCAATCGGGCAGGCATCGCGTATCTCTGGTGTATCTCCGGCAGATATATCAGTATTGCTTGTGTATCTGAGCGGAAATCACAGATAAGAAATCATAGATAAATTAATAAATGTGATGAAAAAGTAAGAAAAGCGGGATGAGTAGCTGTAATATAATGAAGTATATCAGTAAGAAAAACATCTAACACAAAAATAAATGTATTAATATTAATATACGCTAAAAATATAATTACACAGTAAATATAATGATGAGTATATAAAATGAATAAGATGAAAAATCATACATTTTATATACTTATTAATTTTAGAGAGAAAAAAGGAGAAAAATATGGACCAGATTTTGAAAAAAAGCCTGGAAAAGATAGGGATAGAGATCACAGACGAGCAGAAAGAGCAGTTTGATATCTATCATAAGCTTCTTGAAGAGTGGAATAAGGTGATGAACCTGACCGGAATCACAGAATATGAAGAAGTTGTAGAGAAGCATTATGTAGACAGCTTGTCGATTGTAAAAGTAATGAATATGAATCATGTGGATACAGTGATCGATGTGGGTACAGGAGCTGGTTTTCCTGGATTACCGCTGAAAATTGCATTCCCACATTTGAAAGTAACATTACTGGATTCACTGAATAAGCGGATTAAGTTCCTCAATACGGTGATTGAAGAGCTGGGGCTGGAAGATATCCACACAATTCATGGAAGAGCAGAAGATTATGCCAAAGATGCAGCATATAGAGAAAAGTATGATCTGTGTGTATCCAGAGCAGTTGCAAATCTGGCGACATTGAGTGAATATTGCCTTCCTTATGTAAAAGTAGGCGGTATGTTTATACCTTATAAATCAGGTGAGATTGATGAAGAGGTAAAAGGATCGAAAAAAGCGGTGAAAGTGCTTGGAGGAGAGATAGAAGATGTAGTGAAATTCGAATTGCCGGGAACGGATATCGGAAGATCCTTTGTAAAGATCCACAAAGTGAAGAATACGGCTAAGAAGTATCCGAGAAAGGCAGGGATGCCTTCAAGGGAGCCGATTGTTTAATCGTTGGAGAAATGGCTTACCCCGGGATGGAATGAAAATGAGATAGGGATTCCTATCTCATTTTCATTCCATCTGGTTTTCGCGGGCGGCAATGATTAAATAATGAGAGTGTAGGGGTGGTGCGTGGATGAGGATAGGTGTTGGAAGCAGGAAGAGAAAAAATTGGTAAAAGGGAGGATGTTTCACGTGAAACATCCTCCCTTTGTACGTGTGTGTAGGTTACTGATGGATGGAATGTATAATAATAACTGCGTTTGTTTATGAATGTTAATGATAGTCTTTGAAATAGTAATTGGCTTATACTATATTAGTGCAAATCCTTGAATTAGCAGTTGTCACTTAATAGTAGGTCTAGTTGCTCCAAGAATGCATTGGCGTTTTCGCGTTGTGGAAGTAATCCGCTGCCTGGGACTTCGAGGTGTTCGATAGATGGAAGTATGTGGCAGTATTCGGTGGCTTTTTGTGATGTTTCTGGTGCGTTTTTACCTGTGATTACTGCGATTGAGGTTGTAAGTCCTTCGAGACAGTGGGCAACATTTACAGTTGTGTAATGTCCTAAAATGCTGGCGTAGAGATATTTACACTCTGCTGAGTCGGAAAGAGCGGTGTTGCGTGCGCCTACATTATAAATAAATGTTCCGTATATAGGGATATTTATTATCTTTGCAAGTAGTTTTGATTTGTGATTTGGAGCTTTTGCAAGTGCATGTGTGCTTTCCGGACAAACCAGAATAATATGGTCAATCTGGTCGGCTATATTCTGACAGGCAGCTGTTACAAAGGAGGCTGAAGCCCCGGTAGCTACGATATCTGTCTTTTCGCCTATAATATCACGAATAAAATCAGTAAGCAGTTGAACATACAGATAGCAGGTATATGTAATTGCGGGCTTGTCGGATTTGCCGCATCCGAGAAGGTCTATCGTATATACTGTGTGTTCTTTGGAAAGAGTACCGATTACTTTATCCCATTCCATAGAAGAACTGTAATGATTCAGATCATGAATAAGAAGAACCGGAGAACCAGTTCCTTCTTTTTTATAATATATATTTCCAAATTTCCAATTATAGTAATTGGATTCATCTTCTTCTGAATGTTCATCGGAGGCGTTGAATATGAATTTATTTATTACATGGAATGCTAAGGTTGTCGTTCCAATTGCTGTTGAGATGAATAATAATGTCTTTTTCCAGTTCATGCTGATACCTCACTTTCTTTTCCTAATTATACTATATTTACTTATGAATTGGAAGATTGCCTTTACAAAATGAGCATAAAATGAACAAAGTGAAGGAAATAGGACATTTTACTTGGAATATATGAAAAGAAGGGACACGAATAATAAAGCAAGTGGTAAAAACAAATGTTTCACGTGAAACATTCACAAAAATCGTATGTCACACAAAGATAACGAAAATAATATAGAGAACGGTTTTATATTTATGGAAAAGAGAAAATCTATGTTTCACGTGAAACATTTTCTGGATAAGTATTCTGAAAAGTGATATACTAGAATCATGTGAAATAAGGGAAGGTGATAATTAAATGGGACGAGTTATAGCCGTTGCGAACCAAAAAGGTGGCGTTGGAAAAACAACGACAGCTATTAATCTGTCGGCATGTCTTGCTGAAAAAGGACAAAAGGTTCTTGCTATTGATATGGATCCGCAGGGCAATATGACGAGTGGATTAGGAATAGACAAAGATGAAGTTGAAAAGAATATCTATGATCTTATGATTGGTCAGGCTGGTGTAGATGAAGTTCTGCAAAAGGAAGCAATTGAAAATCTGGATGTGATACCGACAAGCATTGACCTCTCGGCTGCTGAAATTGAACTGATCGGTGTGGATGATAAAGAATTTATTATAAGAAATGCAGTTCAGCCGATTAAAGATGATTATGATTATATCATTATTGATTGTCCGCCATCGTTAAGTATGCTGACGATCAATGCAATGACAACAGCAGATTCTGTACTGGTTCCGATTCAGTGTGAGTATTACGCACTTGAAGGGTTGAGTCAGTTAATACATACAGTGGAGCTTGTAAAAGAAAGGCTGAATCCTGTTCTGGAGATTGAAGGAGTTGTATTTACTATGTATGATGCACGAACCAATCTTTCACTCCAGGTAGTGGAAAATGTAAAGGAAAACCTGCAACAGAACATCTATAAGACGATTATTCCTAGAAATATCCGATTGGCTGAAGCACCAAGTTATGGTATGCCGATTAATCTGTATGATCCAAAGTCTACAGGAGCAAGCGCATATCAGAGACTGGCGGATGAAGTTATGAATAGAGAGTAAATGAAAGATGTAATGTAGGAGGAAACGAATGCCAATAAAGAAAAAAGGATTGGGGAAAGGACTGGACAGTCTGATTCCTGATAATAAGAGCATGAAGTCTGTTACATCGGAAAAAACTGTGGAATCAAAAGAAGATGCAGCAGCTAAATCCGGTGTACAGGTAATGAAAATTAATGAGGTTGAGCCAAACAGAGACCAGCCGAGAAAGAATTTTGATGAAGATGCTCTCCTTGAACTTTCGGATTCGATTAAGCAATTTGGTGTGTTACAGCCATTGCTTGTTCGAAAAAGAAAAGATTACTATGAGATCATTGCGGGCGAAAGAAGATGGAGAGCTGCAAAACTTGCCGGAGTAAAAGAGGTTCCTGTGATTGAAAAGGAATATACAGATCAGGAAATTCTTGAGATAGGTTTGATTGAGAACATTCAGAGAGAAAACTTGAATCCGATTGAAGAAGCAATTGCATACAAGAGACTTCTGGAGGAATTCAATCTGAAACAAGATGAAGTCGCAGAGAGAGTATCGAAGAGCAGAACAGCCGTAACGAACTCTATGCGTTTGCTGAAACTTAGTGATAAAGTTCAACAGATGATCATTGACGACATGATTTCAACGGGACATGCAAGAGCATTGCTGGCCATTGACGATCCTGAGCTTCAGTACACACTGGCAAATAAGATATTTGACGAAAAACTCAGTGTAAGAGAAACTGAGAAATTGGTCAAAGAAATAAAAAATCCAAAGAAGCCGAAAGAAAAGAAACCGGTGGCCAATTCATTTATTTACCAGGATCTGGAAGAAAAAATGAAGAGTGTATTTGGAACAAAGGTAAGTATAGCATCAAAAGGAAAGGGAAAAGGTAAGATAGAGATAGAATATTATTCAGATGACGAATTAGAACATCTGTTCGATATGATGATGAGCATTAAAAGAGGAGAGTAATTGAATATGGATAGCAAAATACTGAAAGCACTTGGTATCGATCCGGCATTAATATTTATATTTTTGCTGATACTGATTGTTATATTATTCGTTCTGTATGTAAATGTAACAATGAAGTATAATCGATTGAAAAGCAGCTATACGACGTTTATGCGTGGTAAAGATGGAAAAACTCTGGAAGAAAGTATGATGTCGGGATTCTCGGATGTAGAGGCCATTCTGAAATATACAAAACAGAATCGTACAGACATTCAGAAACTTAACAAGAAGATGGAAAAATCTTACCAGAAACTTGGAATTGTAAAGTATGATGCATTTAATGAAATGGGTGGTAAACTCAGTTTCGCACTTGCAATGCTGGACAATAATAATACTGGTTGGATCATCAATGCGATGCACAGCAGAGAAGGCTGCTATACTTATGTGAAAGAGATCGTAAAAGGTGAAAGTTATGTAGAGCTTGCAGAGGAAGAAGCAGAAGCACTGGATAAAGCAATCTTCGAAGATGGTTATGAAGAAGAGGTGGATAAAGCAGTTGCATCTGCAACAGGAAGTCTTAAGTCTGTTAAGTCTGGTCCGGCAAAGAATGGAAATCAGAAAAGCACGAATGCGAGAAATACAAAACAGACATCTGGAAAAGCAAACAATGGTAAGATCTTAAATGCAAGAACCAGTAATGTGCGTCCAGATATGGCAAGACCTGAAAAAAAAAGAAATGAGAGATAATATAACATATATATAATCAGGAGGAATTTAGAAAAATGTTAGATATCAAATTTGTAAGAAATAATCCGGATGTTGTAAAGCAGAACATTAAGAACAAATTTCAGGATGAGAAATTACCTTTAGTAGATGAGGTAATAGAACTGGATCAGAAGAATAGAGATATTAAGGGAGAAGTAGAAGCACTCCGTGCAGAAAAGAATAAAATCTCTAAACAGATCGGTGCATGTATGGCACAGGGAAAGAAAGAAGAAGCGGAAGAATTAAAGAGAAAAGTAGCTGAGAGTGCTGCAAGGATCGAAGAACTTTCCAAAGAAGAAAAAGAAGTAGAAGAGAAACTGAAACAGAATATGATGATCATTCCGAACATCATCGATCCTTCTGTACCAATCGGAAAAGATGATAGTCAGAATGTAGAAATTGAAAAATTCGGTGAGCCTTTTGTTCCTGATTTCGAGATTCCATACCATACAGAGATCATGGAAGCATTTGACGGAATCGATCTTGAGAGCGCCGGAAGAGTAGCGGGAAATGGATTCTATTATCTGATGGGTGATATCGCAAGAATTCATTCTTCTGTACTTGCATATGCAAGAGACTTTATGATTAACCGTGGATTTACTTACTGTGTACCACCTTTCATGATCAGAAGCAATGTTGTAACAGGTGTTATGAGTTTCGCAGAGATGGATTCCATGATGTATAAGATCGAAGGAGAAGACCTGTACCTGATCGGAACAAGTGAGCACTCTATGATTGGTAAATTCATCGACACAATGTTAGAAGAAAAACAGCTTCCACAGACACTTACAAGCTATTCACCATGTTTCCGTAAGGAAAAAGGAGCTCACGGTATTGAGGAGCGTGGAGTATACAGAATCCACCAGTTCGAGAAACAGGAAATGATCGTTGTATGTAAACCGGAAGAAAGCAAGATCTGGTATGATAAATTATGGCAGAACACAGTAGATCTGTTCCGCTCACTGGATATTCCGGTACGTACATTAGAGTGCTGCTCAGGTGACCTGGCAGATCTGAAGGTAAAATCTTGTGACGTAGAAGCATGGTCTCCAAGACAGAAGAAATACTTCGAAGTAGGAAGCTGCTCTAACCTTGGTGACGCACAGGCAAGAAGACTTGGTATCCGTGTCAAAGGTGAAGACGGAACAAAATACTTCGCACACACACTGAACAATACAGTAGTAGCTCCACCGAGAATGTTGATCGCATTCCTGGAAAACAACCTTCAGGAAGACGGATCAGTTAAGATCCCTAAGGCATTACAGCCATACATGGGTGGAACAGAGAAGCTTGTACCTAAAAAATAAGCAGTTATAAGGATAAGCGTATGCATCAATATATGAAATCCATTGGATTTGGAAATATCAGAGACAAAAAACAGTTAACACAGATTTTAAAAGATGTGGAAGAATCCTATACACAACATCAGCTCGTTACACAGGATGAAACAACGGATCTTTGTGAGTTTGAAAAAGAATATGGAGAAGGAATCGGGATCAAGGTGTGCGGAGATATGGACATCGATGAACAGTTTGAGTACCGTTATTATACACCATATTTCAAAGGATCCGGTGTGACATCCTATGCGGATGTCAGTGTGGAACGAAGGATAGACCGGGAAGCATATGTGGGCATCTGTGAAGATACAAAAGTAGGCATTAATCTGGTATTTTATCTTCAGAATATGATGGAATATCTGAGGGAAAGGCAGCTTGGTGGAAGAAGTATCAAGTATTCTTCCGTGACATTGTCCGGTCTTTGCAATGAGGGAACCATTCTGCTTCCGGTGCTGAAAAGTAAAGAACAGGAGCGGGAACAGCAGGAAGATGTACACAATCGTATGCTGCTGTTAAGCGCAGCAAAATCTGGCGATCCACAGGCGATAGAAAGTCTTACTCTGGATGACATCGATACATATTCCAAAGTATCAAGAAGATTGATATCGGAAGATGTATTTACGATCGTGGATACGTACATTATGCCGTACGGAATCGAATGTGACCGGTATTCGATCATGGGAGAAATTCTGGAATATCGTCTTACCAGAAATGAGATAACGAGAGAAGATATCTGCATCATGAAACTGGATGTGAACGGCCTTCTGTTCGATGTATGTGTACCAAAAAGAGAGGTCATGGGCGAACCGGCAGTCGGACGCAGATTCAAAGGAAATGTGTGGCTGCAGGGAAGAATCAACTTTTAATCCGCCATGCATTCGGAAGAAGCTTCCGATGGCAGACCCTTTATATGTGGATAAATAAAGAAAAATGTGGATAAATATTTTTGAAAGATACAGGGATGTGGAAAACCATCCCTGTATTGACTTTTACAGGATTAATAGGTAAAATAATAAAGTACGAGTTAGTCAGGCTCCCTTAGTTAAATGGATATAACAAGCCCCTCCTAAGAGAAAGCCGAGGCATTCCCCAAAGGGAAAAATGAAAAACAACTTTCAGTTCGAATCTATTCTGA